>Ga0156387_14_pt1 | contig 17424 bp, 17 predicted proteins | sample RifOxyA3_FD_108031 | JGI IMG/M metagenome (GOLD analysis project Ga0156387, IMG submission 108031) | candidate division WOR-1 bacterium RIFOXYA12_FULL_43_27
ATACCACTGAACAATTAATATTTGTTCCAATTTTACTCCTTAAAGAGTAAATAGCGTCCGGATTAGAGAATTTTAATTCTCTTTTTTGTTTTTGGATTAGCTTTTAACTCATTTTCCTTAGTCTTTGGCTAATCCGGACGCAATCCACCCTTGCTTTTTGTCAGGTAACAAACGCGCGATTGAGCTTCCTGCTTGATATGTTGTTTTTAACGAATGTCAGAATGTGCTTAAGATTGTAAACTCCGGCAGTCATCAGCCCCTGAATCCGATTCTTTTCCAGTCCCAGATATTTGCTTCTTCTCAGTCCATGATAGTTCTTCATTTCCGCGTAAGGCTGTTCAACTTTGTATCTTTGTTTTTGACCTTGCTCATATCTTGGATCCAGATATTGTTGGAAGAAACGATTGTCTCGGCCGCTGGCGTCGTAATATTTAAATTCCTTGTTTTTTGTTTGGAGGCGAGTTTCCTTTAGGGCGATGGCGGAAAAGATATCCCGGCTTTCAACGTATTCATGATTTTCGATATCGTCGTATCCTTTGTCGGCGGCGATAATTTCGGGTGGAGCTATTTTTTCCAGCGATTCATCAATCACTTCTTTCATTTTATGGCCATCATAGATATCGCCGGGAGTAGTTTGGACTGTGATAATGACGTTATGTTTGTTTTCCACAGCGGTATGATGCTTGTAGCCGAAGAAAGTTTTAGTTGGACTTTTATGGGCGAACTTGGCGTCGGGGTCGTTGTGTTTTTCGTCCTTGGTTTTGCCCTGGGTATGCTGGTTGATTTTGGCTTCCGCGTGAGTGGCGTCAATGAGTAAAATGTCGCCCACCCGCAATCCGTTTTTGCCAGCTATCTCTAGCGTTGTGTCAAATATCTTTTGAAAATTATCTTCTCCTAGTCTTCTTCTGAAATATGTGAGATCCGACGAATCGGGAACTTTACTTTCCAGGCTGATGCCCGCGTACATTCTGGCCGGGATATTTTCCTTGATCATTTGGATCACTTTTTCATCAGAGATGTTGTACAGATCCTTGAGGATTAAAATTCTAATCATCATGGACGGGCTATGCGCCCTTTGCCCCCTTTCCGAATACAGGTGCTTTAGATCCTCATCCATCTGCGAGAAATCAGCAATTTGGGAAAGCAGGCGGAGCGGATGGTTTTCCGGCACTAATTTTTCAAAAAGATAACTGCCTAAAAATGATCTTTCGTATTTGCGAGAAGTAGCTTTAAACATAATGTTTATGCATGTTTAATTATTTTTCTACTTCTATTTTATCATTTTTTGATGTAAAAATACAGGGATGTTCTTCAGTGGTTTCATCGCCCATAATTGAATTATATCACAAAAACCGTCAGCCGAAAAAACAAAACGACAGTGAAAATCCCGCCGCGCAAAACCAAAACCGCCCCGCCAAAGGCGGAGCGGTTCGGACCAAGATTGCCGTCCCGAATTCCAAGACAGCAAGAAAAGAATTTAAAACTAACAACCGCCAGGGTTAGCACCGGCAGCAAACCTAACTCCAGTCACATTAAATGTCGCAGTACAGTTTGTTCCAGTCGCGCCAGAAACAGATGTAGCGGTTCCAGCATTTATTTCACCATTAGCGTCACAACCCAAAGCCGCACCTATGGCACCGGATGTATTTGGGAAAGTCATTGCTACAACAGCTCCACCCTGAGATCTCTTATCGCATTCCATAACAGCCCAAGCATTCAAGCTTGCAGCACCTGCCTTAAATTCCGCCATTCTAGCTCTCTGTCTGGCATTGCTCAAACTCACCAAAACAATCGATGCCAAAATTCCAATAATCGCAATCACGATCAAAAGTTCGATCAGGGTAAAACCTTTTAATTTTGTTTTTTTCATTTTTTCACCATCCTTTCTATTTTTTTTATTTATTTTTTCAAATCAATCATTTGTCTTTGAAATGGATATGCAACTTAATTAGCATTCTCCGGCAAACAAAACTCCCTCTTGTCCGAAAGTAGCCGTGCAAGTTCCTCCGGTAGCAGTCGGATCTGAAGAAACACTCACAGTATCCGCCGCTATTTCTCCGCTATCGCAAGCCACATCCAAGCCCGTAATGGTTCCATCCGAAGAGGTGTTTCCCGCCGGCCAAGCAATGTTAGTTTCCGGATCGGCGTTGTCTCCCAGGTCGCATTCCACCACCAGCGCCGCGTTCATGCTCGAAGCGGTAGCCTTGAATTCCGCCATCCTCGCTCTTTGCCGAGCTGATGACAAACTCACCAACACAATCGACGCTAAAATTCCGATAATGGCGATGACGATCAGGAGTTCGATGAGAGTAAAGCCTTTCTTTTTATTTCTAATCATGTTTTCACCAACCTTTCTAGCTTATTCATTTACGAACTACGAAATTAACGAAATACGAAACACTAGTCCAGATTGACCACTCTTTTGTACCGTACTCCTTCACTAGTAAACGTAATTATTATACCCAACTTTAGTTTCATAGCCTTCAGATATTTATACAATTGGTCAATATCCTTGCTGGAAATAAAATTGCGTTGCTTAATTTCTAAAATTATTTTATTGAAAATCAGAAAATCTAAAACATAAATCCCCAAATCTTCTCCCTTGTATCTAACCTTAAATCTCAACTGTTCCCTGAATTCAAAATCATTATCTTTGAAGCTTTTAGCCAACGCTTTTTGAAAAAAACTTTCCTTGTGACCGAAACCCAACTCCTTAAAAACTTTGAATACTATCCCCATTATCTCATAACTCTCTTTCGCAAACACCAAATCCTTTTTCACTTTCGTACTTTCGTATTTCGTATTCATTTCGTAGTTCGTAACCTATTTGATCTGCCCCGCGATATTGTATATCGGCATCAAAACCGCCACCGCCATAAAACCGACGCCGATTCCGATGACGATCATCAGGATCGGTTCGATCAGGGTGGACAAGTTTTTAGTGGACATTTCCGTTTCCTGCTCGTAGAACCTGGCGATGTGTCCCAAAACCGAATCAATCTGGCCGGAATCTTCTCCGATTTTCACCATATGCGCCACCACCGGCGGAATGATCGGGCTTTTCCGGAGAACATTGCTCATATTGCCGCCGATTTTGACTTCTTCGGCTGCCTGCAAAAAAACTTTTTCAAAAACAGTATTGCCGATAACCGAACTGACTATTTTCAAAGACTGGATGATAGGAATTCCTCCGGTCAAAAGCACCGCCAGGTTTTCCGCGAAACGGGCGATATAGACTCCGCGGAAAATCGGTCCGACAATCGGCAAATTTATCTTCACCCGATCCCATTCCTTTTTGCCGTCCTCCGATTGGATATAATAGATGATCCCGCCGACAAATCCAAGGATTATCACCGCCACCGCCCACCAATAACTCGCCATAAAATCCCCCACAGTCATCACCAGCCGGGTGTACCAAGGCACATCGGCGTTAAGTTCTTTGATCATAACCGTCAATTTAGGAAGAATGAAAGTGATCACCAAAAATCCGATTATGAAAAAAACTATCATCACTATTCCCGGGTACATCATCGCCCCGCGCACCCGGCTGACCAAAGTGTAATTTTTCTCGATATTGTTCGCCACGTAATCGATGGATTTTTTCAAATTTCCCGAAGCTTCGCCGGCCCGGATGATGTTCACCGTCAAGACGGAAAAGACATCGCGATGTTTTTCCAAAGCGTTGGAAAAAGGCATCCCGTCTTCAATGTCGCTTATTATTTCACCGAGAATTTTTTTCAAATATTTACTGGTTGTCTGGTCGGCGATGGCGGTAAGGGAAGAAACCACCGGCACTCTGGCTTCAATGAGAACCGCTAGTTGCCGGAAAAAAACCACCTGCTCTTTTTCCGTCACCCGGTCATAATACTTAAGGATATCTTTTTTCAAAGAAACGAGCGAGCCGGATCCCTCGCCCTTGGTTATATCAATGGGAAAAAGCTGGCTCTTTTGCAACATCTCGGCGGCCGCGTCCAAGTTTTGCGCTTCCACATAACCCTCTTTTATTTCCCCCGCCTTGTTTTTTGCCTTAAAATTAAACTTTGCCATTTTATTTTTTTTATCTAATACATATTACTTTTAATATAACATAAATAAGGAATCTTAACTAACCCACGCATTTACGAACAACGCATTTACGAACTACGAAATAAACGAAATACGAAAGTACTTTAAGAAAAGAACAGGTTGTTTAAAATTTTTCGTAGTTCGCTCATTTCGTAGTTCGTAAATGACTAGTATTTTAGAAGCGTCTGAAAATTCTTGGCGTCCTTGGCATAAGCTAAGGCGCTTTCCGGCGCGACCATCCCACTCTTTACCAACACCGCCAATGATTTGTCCAGCGTTATCATCCCTTGATCGGAGCTGGTTTCGATGACGTTATCCAGCTGATAGGATTTATTTTCCCGGATGAGGTTTTCCACCGCGTGATTCTTAATCATTATTTCCACTGCCGGCACCCTCCCTCCTTTGACGCACGGCAAAAGCCTCTGGGAAGCGACGCCTAAAAGAACGTTGGCCAATTGGCTCCGAACCTGGTTTTGCTGATGAGCCGGAAAAACATCCACGATTCGGTCAATTGTCTGGGGACAATCGTTGGTGTGCAGGGTGGCAAAAATCAGATGCCCTGTTTCCGCCGCCGTGAGCGCCGTGGAGATGGTGTCGAGATCGCGCATTTCCCCGATGAGCACCACATTGGCGTCTTCCCGAAAAACCGACTTGAGCGCCAATTTGAACGACTTTGAATCCTGATAAATCTCTCTCTGATTGATTATACAGCGGTCTTGGTCATAGACATACTCAATCGGATCCTCGATGGTTATGATGTGCTTTTCCTGATTATGATTTATTTCATTGATAAGCGCCGCCAGCGTCGTGGATTTCCCGTGTCCCACCGGCCCGACGATGAGTACCAGTCCCTGATGCATCTTGGTAAAATCATATAGAATATCCGGCATCATCAGTTCGGAAAGCGTCCTGATTTCCCTGGGAATAAGCCGGAAAGCGACGCTTATCCGCCCTTGTTGAAAAAAAGCATTCACTCTGAACCTGGCTTTTTCTTCCAGGCTATAGGAAAAATCCGCCTGACCCTCTTCAGCCAGCTTTTTCTGTCCTTCTTCTCCCAAAATGGAATTGCAAATACCCCGGGTCATTTCGGGCGTAAGAATTTCATCCTGAGTCTGGGGGTACAGCTTTCCGTCAATTCGAAAAGTCGGATACCGTCCGACTGTCAAATGCAAATCAGACGCGCCCTGCTGAGCCACCAATCGCAATAAATTCTTTATTTTTTGTTCAATGTGTACCGCCATAATATTTTATCCGATTCGAATCTTCGAATGTATTCGAATTCACGAATCTACGCACGCGAATAGCGCTCTGCGAATGCGCCCATTCAAATCATTCGTAGATTCGCATGCCATTCGCAGATTCGCATCGGGTTATTTTAAGTATTCATTAACTTTTTTCAAAACTTCCGAGGGCGTAAAATATGATTTGACCAAATAATCAGCCGCTCCCAAGGCCATCCCCTCTTTGATTTCCTCTTTCTGACTCAGGTTTGAGAGAAGGATAACTTTAATGTTCTTTAGTTTTTCATCCTTTTTCATTTCAGCCAGCACTTCCAGACCGTTCATACGCGGCATCATAATATCCAGGAGCATCAAGTCGGGAGCATACCCCTCTCCCAGCTTCTTCATCGCTATCCGTCCATCCTCCGCCACCGCCACGTCAAAACCTTCCTGAGTCAGCTTTGTGTGATAAATATCCGCCACAAAAACATCATCCTCCGCGATTAGTATCTTCTTCTTGTTGTTTGTCATAAATTATAATTTACGAACTACGAAAGTACTTTAAGGAAAGAACAGGTTGTTTAAAATTTTTCGTAGTTCGCTCATTTCGTAGTTCGTAATTCAGTCGTTTTCTTCCGCCAATGTGATGCTTCCTTCCGTCACCCGCTCCACCTCTTCAATCGTCGTCAAACCCTTGAGAATTTTGAGTATGCCGTCTTGCTTAATGGTAAGAATGCCCAAAGCGTCCCTCTCTTTGGCAATGAGTTCCTCGCTGCCTCTTTTTTCCACGATGATATTTTTTATCTTTTCCGTCACCGGAATCACTTCATAAATCGCCACCCGGCCTTTGAGTCCGGTTCCATTGCAAGCGTCGCATCCTTTCCCGCGGTAAAAATTTATTTCTCCGTTTTTATCCAGTTTGTATTTTTGAAACTCTTCCGCGGAAATTTCCGCTATTTCTCCCGCTATGATTTTTTTTATGGAATCAGGCGCTTGGATTTCTTCCTTGCATTTCTCGCAGATCCGCCTTACCAACCTCTGGGCGATAACCATTCGCAGAGAAGACGACAACAAAAAAGGTTCTATTCCCATATCGATCAATCGCGGTATTCCGCCGATGGCGGTATTGGTATGCAGCGTCGAAAACATCAGATGACCGGTCAGCGCCGCGTGCACCGCCAGTTCTGCCGTTTCGCTATCGCGAATTTCTCCCACCATTATAACGTTGGGGTCTTGGCGCAGAATCGTGCGAAGCCCGCTGGCAAAAGTATAGCCAATTTCCGGCTTTATCTGGCTTTGGTTGATTCCTTCGATATAGTATTCGACCGGGTCTTCCAGCGTTATGATATTTCTCTCTTCGTTGTTTAGAATTTTCAAAAAAGCGTAAAGCGTAGTCGATTTGCCCGAACCGGTCGGACCGGTGATAAGCACCATGCCGTAAGTTTCCTGGGTAGCCGCTTTCAGGTTATCCAGCGCCGTACCCAATAATCCCAAATGTTCCACCTGCGCCACCCCGCCCTCCTTGTCCAAAATTCTCATCACCATCTTTTCCCCTTCGATCACAGGAAGGGAGGAAACTCGAAAATCTATCTCCTTATCTTTTACCGAAAGACGGAACCGGCCGTCCTGCGGCTTTCTTTTTTCATCAATTTTCAAATTGGACAAAATCTTTATTCGGGAAATCACCGCCGGTCCGATCTCTTTGGGCAAAAGCAAGCTGACATGCAAGATTCCATCCACCCGGAAACGCACGCGATAGTTCCTGTCCATGGGTTCGATATGAATATCGCTGGCCTTCCCTTCCACCGCGTGGCTGATAATTACCTCAACAAGCTTGGCTAATGGCGCGTCCTTAATCGCTTCTTTTTTTTGCCTTTCTTTCTCCGCCTCCGCCGAACTTTTCACGCCGCGGCCAACTTCCGCCTCGTCGTCCCTGATCGAATCAACCGCTTCTTTGACCATCCCCACCGGACCACTGAAAAAACCCAGCATCTCGTTAAAAACTTTTTCATCAGCCAAATACACCTCCATCTCAACGCTCTCTTTTTCCGCGACAAACCGAAGCGCGTTAAGCGCGTTGATATCCTGAGGATCGACTATCGCCACTTTTATGAGATTGCCGTTTCTTTCAAAAGCTATTATCTTGTACTTCTCCGCGACTTCCCGGGGGATAATATTCAGAACTTCGCTTTCAATATCTTTCGGAGTGCTGTCCAGTCTGGCGATATTCAAACCATCCGTCTTAGAAGTTCCTTTTATTTTTACCGGTCCGGCTATTTCTTCCGACAAATCCTTTCCGTTTTCCAAATCCCTGACATTTATGGCAACCTTCTTCACTGAACCCGTCGAAACAGTCTGGCCGCCTCCTGCCGCGTTATTTTTTTGAATCATTCCGTTATTGTTCATAAACTATTTCAAATTCAAACAAGCCGTCAAAGCGCTTAGGGCAAGAATGGATTGCCCTTTCCTTGTTGTTCCGCGTTAAGCTTAAGCATATCCGTATTGGTTCTGTCTTTCACTTTTTGAATAATATTCATCGTAAAAACTCCTTCGGAAAATATTTTATTTTCCGCGTCAACAGCTTGCTTCTCTTTCCCATAAACGCTGAACTCCAAAACCGCGCCGGCTTCCAACGCGTCGGGTGACACGGATGTTTCCTCGCCTGATTCCTGCGGCTTTCCGATATCCAGAGATAACACCCGATTAAAGCGCTTGAGCCGATAGACTTTGTCAAGAAAGCTTTTTATTTTTCCGTATTCTCCCGCGACCGCCAGACTAACCGTAAAATATTCAGCTTCCGGCTTGGCTTGAACAGCCTCCATTCCCATTCCGGGCATACCTGCGGCTTCCATCCCGGGAGCACTATCCGGCAGGGCGCTCTCGGAAGGAGAGGAAACGGCAACGGACTTTTTCTCCGGTTGCGCGACTGATATTTCCTGAACCGACAGACCTTCTTCGGAAGATGCCAAAAAATTCAAATTGTCGATTATTTCTTCCTCCTTGTTTTTTTCGGGAAGATAAGTGAATAAAATATTTCTGCTTTCTTCGTCCTTGATTATCTGAGTGGACAGTTTTTGAGAATTTTCTATCTTTTTCCCCAAAACAGCCAGCTTGCCCCGCTCTCTTTCCAGTTCAACTCTTTGTTCCTTGATCCCCCCCGAACCGTCCGTATACGCCGGATAGATATACCAAATAACCAGAATAATCATCAGCGTTATCAGGAGCGGAGCCATCAATATTTTTATTTTCATATTTTTATTTTAACTTTAAATTAACCGGAAAAGTTATACCTCCCGACTCGCCTTCCAAACTGCTCTCTCCCGCCGTAACGCCGAAAAAATAGCCGGAAGTTTTGAAATTTAATATTTGCCTGGCCACCGCGTTGTAATTGTCCGCTACGCATTCCAAGGATATTTCTCCGGATTTTTCGTCAAATCCGTACGACGCGAGACGGGCATCCGAAACCATCGCTTTTTCAACTTCAGCCAAATCGACAACCATACCGCGGCTTTTCTCCAAATCTTTTTCGGCGATATCCAGCCTGTTTTGAAAATCAGCCACGTCCCTGGCTCCTCCAGCCTTGAATTCAGCCAATCCCGTGTCATATTCCAGCTTGGTTGATTCGATTTTTTTTATCAAGTTATTCTTGTAGAGAATCATGCCTCCATACAAGCAAAGCGTCAAAACGAAAGCCGCCATTATCCAGATCAATCCCTTACCTATAACGACATCCCCATCGTTTCTCTCGGAAATAAGATTTATATTCGCCATATTTTTGTTTTTTTCCGCGGACCGCAAATCCTTGCGAAGCGCGAAATTATTTTGAATTTAAACACGAATCAATTCCTCGAAGCGCCAAACCGAGACTGACGGAAAAACTGGTCTTCATCTTATCGATTATCGGCTCCAGTTTTTTGTCATAATTTATTCTCGCCAGAGGATTTCCAACAATCGTTTTAATCCCCAGGGAATTTTGAAAATATTCCGTGATTCCCGCCATGCCGGCGGCACCGCCGGAAAGCACTATGCTGTCAACGCGCGCCTTGGCGGAATCGTCCTTTTTTCCGTATGCCTGAAGCATCCTGGCCGCTTCTTCGGAAATCAAATTTAACGCCGGAAAATTCATATTCGACTCCCGGCTGAAAAAGTTCCTCTTGGAAATCTTCAGCATCTCCGCCCCTTCCTCGTCAACCCCCATGCTTTTGGCTATCGTCATGGTTATATCCCTGCTTCCGGCATCAATATTCCGATTGAGTTTGATTTCTCCTTTATCCACCAAAATGATATTGCAAATTCTGGAGCCGATGTCAATAACCATAAAAACGCCGGGATCTTTCCCGATCAAGGAATTCACCATGGAAAAACTTTCTACCTCCAGCGCTTTGAGGCGCAATCCCAAATCCGACGCGAGCTTTTCATATTGCGCGACCTTTTTTTTAGAAGCGGCCACCAGCATTATCCTGATATTCCCCCCTTGAGAAGCGCCTTCCCGGGCGTTCCCGGCAACGGACGCTCCTTCGATCTTGTCCCAGCTCAAAACGACATCTTCTATGGGCATAGGCACATATTTATGCGCTTCAAACCGGATGGCCTGTTCTATATCTTCGTCCGCCATCGCGGGAAAATCAATCGGAGTAATAAGTCCGGCAGAAGCGGGAACGGAAACATAAGCGTTCTTTCCCCTAAATTTCGCTTCTTTGATAATTTTTTTTAAGTATTTAGGGAGAACCAGATCCAAGTCGGACAACTCGTCCCCGTTTTTTTTGCGCAAACTGTCCAAAGGCATCCAGGCGTAATTCGAAAGAAACGGCTTCCCATCAATCAATTCTAACTCCACCGCCTTTATGGAAGAAGTCCCTATGTCCAAACCAAAAAATATATTTTTTCCAAAATCAAAATTAAACATTCTCCAAATTTTTCCGGTTTTATATTTATTTTCCTCTCCTCGCCGGTTATTGTAGCATATTTTTTCAAAAGCAACTATTCAAAACTTATCCACAGCGTTTTTTTTCAGTATTGACCCCGTTAAATAGAACCGCATAAACTTTTATGCCAAGGATATGCTTGAACTTTTAAAAAAATTATCCCTCATTTAGACTAGAATTATTTAACGGGGTTGACATATCCGCTTTAAAAAAATACACTTAGGAAAAGCCAATGAACCCTTCCAAAAAATTATCATTTTTTTCGAAAGACAGCCGCAAGCTGACTGACCGCGCTAGAAAATCGCTCCTTAAGGCGGCTGACTTGGCGCGGAAAACCAACTCCGGAGAAATAGAGCCTGTCCACTTGCTATTCTCCATTTTATCGGAAAAGGGAAGCATGGGCTCAACCATTCTTAATGATTTGGGAGTAAGAAAAAAATATTTTTCTCCCATCATAAGACCGGTCAAAAAAGGAACCCCGGCATCAAAAAAGCCCGATCCGTCCATATCGAAAAAATTGGAGGAGTCTTTTGTCAACGCTTTTTCCATAGCCGAAAATTTGGGATACGCCTATGTCGGAACGGAGCATCTGGTCTATTCCCTTTTGAACTCAAAAAATGAAGAAATAAAAAAGGTCATATCCCAAGCCAGTTTCGGGCATCCCGGAAAAATTTCTGAAATCAATTTAAAGATAGAAAAAAAAACCGGTGGAAGGCCGGAAACCGCCGCGTTGGCGGCGATCGGAGAAGCTTTGATTTCCAAGCTTTTTCTTCCGTCTCTCCCTCCGGACGCGATGATCGAATCCAGCTTCCCCGACTTCGCTTTCCCCGGAAAAAAATCAAAAAACTTGCCGCGCGGAAAAACTTTTATCAGCCAATTTTGCGTTGACTTGAATAAGGAAGTCCGAAAGAAAGAAGAGACCGTCATTGGAAGAGAAACAGAAATTGAACGAATGGTCGGCATTCTCGGCAGAAAAAATAAAAACAATCCCTTGCTTATCGGCCGGCCGGGAGTGGGCAAGACCGCCCTAGTCTCGATTTTGGCGCGTATGATAAACGAAAACGCGGCGCCGGCTTTCCTTTCGGGCAAAAAAATTATGGCGCTGGACACCGCTTCGCTCGTCGCCGGAGCGGGATTTCGCGGAGAATTCGAATCGCGCCTCAAAAATATAATCGCGGAAGCTTCCGCCGATAAAAATATTATTCTTTTCATCGATGAAGTCCATACCATTGTCGGAGCCGGAAACGCGCCCGGCGGATTGGATATGGCCAATATCATAAAACCGGCGCTGGCCAGGGGAGAATTCCGGATAATCGGCGCCACGACTCCGGAAGAATATAAAAGGCATATGGAACGGGACGGAGCCCTCGAGAGAAGGTTCCAACCGGTAAGCGTCCAAGAACCGACAGTTGAGGAAACCAAAAAAATATTGTCCGGCATCAAAAAAGATTATGAATTTTTCCATAACGTCGCAATTTCCGAAGAGGCGCTTGTCTTGACGGCGGAGCTCAGCCATCGTTATATCGCGAACCGCTGCCTTCCCGACAAAGCCATTGATGTTTTGGATGAAGCCGCGTCTTTCGCCCGCTGCCGCCAAAAAATTTCCCGCCTGGACGCCGAAATCAACATTCTTGAACGAAAAAAAACCGCCCTGATCGCCCTCAAAGAAAATTTGATATTTGAAGAAGTTTATGAAGAAGTCATCCGCATCCGGGAAGAAGAAAAAACACTGGGGGAAAAATTGCGGATCTTGCGAAAACAGCAAGTTGATTCAAAAAAAAGTTTCCCCGTCGAAATCACCGGCAAGGACATCATAAAAACGATCTCCGATATCTCCGGAATTCCCGTCGAAAAAATATCCGGAGACAAACGGGGGAAAATAAGAAACATCGCCTCTGTCCTGTCGTCAAAAATAATCGGACAGAAAGAGGCCGTCGGGAAGCTGAGCGCCGCGCTCTTGCGTTCGCAATCCGGAATTTTGAACTCCAACCGCCCTATCGGCTCGTTTCTTTTTCTGGGTCCCACCGGAGTCGGAAAAACTTTGACTGCCCGGATTTTGGCGGAAGAATTTTTTTCCCGTTCCGATTCTTTTATCAGGACCGACATGAGCGAACTTTCCGAGCGGCACAGCGTTTCTTCCCTTATCGGTTCACCCGCCGGCTATGTCGGCTATGGCGAAGGCGGACGCCTCACCGAAAAAGTCCGCAAGAATCCCTACTGCGTGGTGCTTTTCGACGAAATAGAAAAAGCCCATCCGGACGTAATGAATATCCTGCTCCAGATTTTGGAGGACGGAATTTTAACCGATGCCGAGGGTCTGAAAGCCAGCTTCAAAAATGCCATCGTCATCCTCACCGGCAATATCGGAACGGAAGAATTTTCCCTTTCCTCCCAAATGGGTTTCAGCGCGAAATCGGAAGATAGCTCCGCCGAAAATTCCGCCGCGGCCAAGGAAAAAATTTTGAAAGAATTGGAAAGAAGGATTAAACCCGAAATCCTTAATCGCTTGGACAATATTTTGACTTTTAACGTCCTTGGAAAAAAGGAACTTCGCGAAATCGCCTGGCTGGAAATCGGCCGGCTGGAAACAAGTCTCGCCAAGCAAGATATCAAATTCATTTTCAAAAAAGACCTGGCGGAATTTATCGCCCAAAAAAGTTTTTCTCCGCGCCACGGCGCCCGCCTCATCCGCAAAAACATCCAGGATATTTTGGAACACCCGATCGCGGAAATGATTGTTTGGGAGAAAGTCAAGAACAACAAAATAACCGCTAGAGTTATCGGGGGAAAATTATTGCTTGAATAATTTTTAATTTTATAATTTTTAAATAAACCTAAATTTTTAATGTTTTAAAAAATTAAGAATTAAAAATTATTTACAAAATTAAAAATTTTATTTTAGATATGCTCTTTCCCATCTCTTGCGTTTCCTGCGAAGAAAATGACACTTGGCTTTGTCCGGATTGCTTCAATAAAATAGAAATTTTGTCTTCTCAAGTTTGCCCGTATTGCGAGAAAAATATTACCGACCGGGGAGAAACTTGCCCGGCTTGCAAAAACATTTTTCTCGGCAAAAATGAAGCTTTGCCGCTGGACGGCCTGGTATCCTCAACCAGTTACAACGCCGGCAATATTTCCCGGCTGGTTCATCTTTTCAAATATAACTTTGTTTCCGACATTCATTTTCCTCTGGGAAAAATTCTCACCGCCGCCATTCTCAAGAACAACTTGCCTATTCCCAATCTGATCATTCCTGTTCCGCTCCATCCGCGCCGCCTCCGCTGGCGCGGTTTCAACCAAGCCGAGCTGCTGGCGAACCGCGTTTCCGAAAACCTGACGCCGGGTTTTTCTATACCGGTTTTTCCCGGCTTGCTCATCCGCCAAAAATACACCGCCGCGCAAATGAAAATCAAAAATTACAAAGAAAGGCAGAGAAATCTGAAAGATGCGTTCACTCTGGTCGCGCCTTTTTCAGAGGAAGGACATCCGATGTCCAAGCCCCGTTTTCTTTCCCTCACTTGGACATCGGATGTCCAAGTTGGCGCACCGTCCCTCTCCCTTGAGGGAAAAACTGTCCTTCTAATCGACGACATTTGCACCACCGGCTCGACTCTTTTCGAATGCGGCAAAACACTAAAACAAAACGGCGCCAAAAAAGTTTTTGCCGCGGTGATTGCCAGGCAGGAGATTAAAAAGAAAATCTAGAAAAAATAGTTTGCTTGCTTGATTCTTCTTGCGATCTTATACCCCTCACAATGTTTCAAAACTCCCAGATATGATTGCAGACTTTGATTAAAAACTTTTTTCGTAATCGTACCGGCTTCAAGGTCGGCTTTTTTGTGTTCAATTTTTTTTAAAATCCGTTTCTTTGTTTTCGTCCGCAATATCCGATAATCGGAAAAATTGACCACTCCCAAAAAATCCACGCCGGAGGAAAAAGTTTTCAGGGAAACTTTATCCGGATGGAGTTCCAGCTTCAACTTTTTCCGTAAAAACACTCCCATTTCCGGAATTTTATCTTCCAGCCATTTTTTATCTTCCGACAAAACGACAAAATCATCCGCGTAGCGAATGTAATATTTTGCCTTGAGTTTGTGTTTAACGAACTGATCAAATTTATTCATATAAATATTAACGAAAAGTTGTGAGGTGAGATTGCCAAGAGGCAGTCCGATTTTTGCGTTGCCCCCTCTCCCGTAATCGGGAGAGGGCTGGGGAGAGGGCCTTGAGATAAAACTGCCGATCACATTTTTCAAAAGTTCCACAATATTTTTGTCCGGAATATATTCTTTCAATATACCGATTAGAATTTTATGATCAATATTGGCAAAAAACTTCCTGATATCGCATTTCAAAACCCAGCAGGTTTTGGTATTATTCTGGCTGACTCTGTAAAAATAACTTCTAAACTTATTGATAGCTTTATGCGTGCCTCTACCATCCCGGCAAGAATATGAATCCGAAATAAAAGTTTGATCAAAAAACGGATAAAGAATCCGATAAATGGCATGATGCAAAAGTCTGTCGCGAACGGACGCTTTGTGGATGTCTCTTGGTTTCGGGTCATTTATTTTGAAAGCTTGATAACCGCCATGAATGTAGGTATGATTGGAAAGGTCATTATGGAGCGAAAATATATTGTCCATAAGACGCAACGAAAATTCCTGAACATCTTTTTTGTTTCGTTTGCCGTTCAGAAATTCTTTCCAAGCCAAAAGCAGGTTTTCTAAACAAATAATGTCATTGTAATTATGAACCAATTGAATCTTCATGAAAATTTTCAACCTTTAAGCCCCCCCCCAGCGGACTGCCTGCTGTTATCCAAAAGGAAAAAGAGGCTTACCGATACTGGCAAGCTTTATGCCGTGATATTCCCAAAGCGGAACGCTTTAGTCTGGGACAAAAAATCTCTCAACTTTTTATTCAAATTCTTGAATATACTTTTACCGCCGCCTATCTGCCAGTCGACAAGAAAATAATTCTTTTGGGAAAAATTATTCCCCGTCATGATGTTTTGAAATTCTTCGCGCAAATTGCTTGGGAAAATAAACTTATCCCAACGGAAAAATATATCGAACTTTCGGAGATGCTGGAAGAAATCGGACGCCAACTGGGCGGATGGAGAAACGGACTCATCGAAAAACAAAAGAAAACTCCCGCGAGTTATGCGGGAGAAAGACAGTAGTTTCGGGAGAACACCTGGTTGCCAGCATTCCACTCATTCGGATTCTCGACGGAGTTGGCATTGACGTTCCAACCATCATCGTTCCAGTTGACATTCGCCGCGCGAAGCACGCCCGCATTCTCGAGCAAAAAGCCATCTATTCCACCATCCTTCGAATACTCTCCGGATTGCATCGTATTTTGGACATCAAAAGTCCGCCAGCTTTTTGCACCAATTCCTGTTTTTTTTGAAGAATATTTTCCACCCTCTCGCGCAAGGCTTACCCAACGCGATTCTCACGAAAAATATCCTAAAGCCATGACGCAAAAGCCGTAACCGTTGCGTATCGCATGATTTCAGATCAAGTATACCAAACTTTTTTGGATAAAAAAATGACCCTCTGAATTTCGCAGAATTCAAAGGGTCAAAGTGTCAGAGGATCAGAGGGACAAGAGTCCCGAGATCCAGAGGTATTAAGCGTCAACAGGAATGCGGGAGAACACCCGGTAGCCAGCAAACCACTCAAGCGGATACTCGACAGAGGAGGCATAGACGCGCCAACCATCACCGAACCAGAGGACAAGCGCCGCGCGAAGCACGCCGTTTTTATCCCTGATGTAGAAGATATTGGCGTAGCCATTGTTCAGGAGAACACCAGCTTCGCCATCCTTCTGCTTTTCCATCAGGGAAAACATTTCCGTCAGGGTGGTTTCGACTTTCGCCTCGCCACCTTGCTCGGTGATGATCGGGTCATCGACCGAGGCTTTTTTCAGCCGAGCGTAACGCAAGGTCTGCTTGCCAATTGGTTCTTCGACCTTTCCGTCATCGCCCAGGAAGCACTCAGTGAAAAAATCGCCGAGGTAGCTGATTCTAGCTTCCGCTTTGCGGCTCGTATCGCAAACAAACTTCTCGCAGGCGATGAACCTTGATGTGGTCGCCGGAATAATTACCGTACCTACGGGGTCAAGCAGAAGCTCTGCCATCGGGCTTTGTCCGAAAACTTCGGTCAGCTTCGCCGTTATTATATCCTTCGGACACCCATTCCATTTCATCAACACTTCCGCAGGGATTACTCCCCGCGGAAAATGCATTTGGATCTTCTGTGTCAACTCCAATTCCGCATCACTTATTAAGGCCTTGTCGCTCATAGCAACCCTTCCTTTTTGAAAAAGAAAAACTATGCTGGCGGGCTTGGCCTATATGGTTTCGCCACAGCAGAAAAGAGTCTGAAATAACTCCTTTCTGCTATGGCAAACCGCAAATTCAAATATCAAAGAGCTATTTTGCAATAACCTGTAATTATACGCCCAAAAACCACTTTTGTCAAGCGGAAGTGCCGTGTTTTGGCTTAAAAAAGGTATTTTTTATTTTAATTCGTCGGGCTGCTGGGAATCGAACCCAGTCTACATCCACCCCATGGACGCGTACTGCCGGTATACTACAGCCCGCATTCTCCTAACATCGAATGTTAGGAATATAATTTGTTTTAAAGCGCCAAAAATATTCAGATTGCCATTTCTGGTCGGGCTGCCGAGAATCGAACTCGGATTACACGAACCCGAATCGTGCGTAATGCCACTATACCACAGCCCGAAAACTTTACTTTATTGCTCGCAATAAAATATTTTTTTGTCTTTTGTCCAACCCGACACCGCTTCTTTCAATCCTTCCGGCAAAATCAAGATTTCTTCCAAATCTTCCAAGTCGAACCAGGAGAATTCTAAATGATCCTCGCAACAATTTACTCCCGTATCGGATATTTTTGTTTCAAATATAACATTGATTTCTTGATGTTCTTCGTCTTGAAAAATAAACTTATTTTCATTTATCCCAATAAACTCAGCTGAATCCGGCTTAACATTAATTTCTTCTTGAAGTTCGCGCGCAAGCGCTTCCTTAACTGTTTCTCCATTCTCCACGTGCCCGCCCGGAAAAAACCAGTTATTTTTGGCTTTTACCTTGCAAAGCAGAATCTTGCCATTTTTTATAATGATTCCGCGCGCGATAATCTCAATATGTCCGTTTTTGCTGTTGTTGTTATTTGGATTTT
>Ga0156387_12_pt2 | contig 5335 bp, 4 predicted proteins | sample RifOxyA3_FD_108031 | JGI IMG/M metagenome (GOLD analysis project Ga0156387, IMG submission 108031) | candidate division WOR-1 bacterium RIFOXYA12_FULL_43_27
TCACTCTTTCTTTTTCGATTAATTCCTTCCCTAATTTTCTTGATTCTATTGATTGTTTTCCAGCTTTGTTTAGATCCACAAGAACATCTATTTTCTCTTTGATCATGTTTTCTAATCGATTATTAGCCGTTCTCATTCCTACTGTAGTTTTCTCATCACTTTCCCCGACAATATTAATATAAAGAATATTATCTTCTCCGAGATACAACCTGCTTTCTCCTATCCATATTTCTCTTTCGCTTACTTGTTTTATTTCTGCTTTTTCTTCCATTTTTTACTCCCTTAGCCACGCAAGGGCTTCTTCCATAGAGGACACTTAATTATAAACTGAATTATGGTTCTTCTCCAATTAGTATGGGTGATTAATAGTCGGTACAATTGAAATCTGGTAGCGAGCAAGTAAGAACTTTGAGACGAAGGTATTCTTCATCTCTAAGTCCGTAAGCACGGCGCTGAATTACACGGATCTTGTTATTCATCCCTTCTACGAAGCCCAATGAGACCTTGTTCTCGGGTTTGCAGAAGGCAGCAATACCGTCCCAGTGACGGTCAATAATATCAGCAAACCGCTCATAAGGCTTAAGGTCCTGCCCTTTGAGCGAGTCGCGCCAGTTTTCAAAGAATTTACGCGCACAGGCTTCGTAGCGGTAGCTCCACAACTGCTCGAAACTTTCTTTAAGTACATAGGCTGTATTTAACCGCTTGTTAACTTTGAGCAATGCTTTCAAGGACTGTTTCCCGGCCAATGACAGATTGGCCTTGTGAGAAAGCAGGTTATATTTTTGCCCTTTGACATATTTCCGGTCTTCATCGGACAAACGAACATATTCACTGCGCCTGATTCCGTCTATCGCCTCATTAAGCTGGCGTAAGACATGAAACTTGTCGTACAGTATGGCGGCTTGTGGGATATTTGTCCGTGCGCTTTTTTCAAAGGCACGCCACATATCCATCACGGCAAGCCTGATTTTAACGCATTTTTTAGGTCCTAACCACTCGTAGAAGAGTTTCATGCTTTCTTCTGAGCGGTCAGTGCCGCCGAACCAAATGGGTCTTTTTCTTTCAAGGTCGCTGACTACGATCCGATATTTGTGGCCCTTGCGTACTGATATTTCGTCTATGCCGATGATATTCGGTTTGGCTTTTCCAGCTCGGCGAAGTTTCTCGGTCATGTATTGTTTTTCAAGGTCTTTTACTGTTTTCCAGTCCAGCTTGTATTCCTGGGCTGCGTCTGAAATCGTAGAAGTCTGACAACGTTTACCAATAGTGTAGGCAAAGCGTTTGGTAAACTTAGTGTTTTTAGCAAGCCATTCGAGGGTTTCTCGTTTCACGACGCCACACTTACGGCAGTGAACACGGCGCACCTCGAACTCGAGGTAGATCCTATGGATCCCGCAGGGTAAGTCTCGCACTCGGCGTGTCGTGTGGTCGTAAAAAGTGCGGCTTGCTTGGCCACAGACCGGACAGACACTTTTTTTTGACGTCGTTTGAGTTGAATTACCCTGGCGTATTGGTCACCAAAAACACCGGTCACAACTCTGCCAGGGACAAACCCGGGGAAACGGTATGCATCTGAAAGATGTTTTTTTCGCATACTATGTTATGACAGATTTCAAAGAGCATTTGCAACTTAATTTAGCATATTACGTAAGGACTTTCCTGAACAGGAACTATATTCTTACCCACACTGTTTGGAGAAGAACCATATATTCTTTTATTGAAGGATACATTAGTTTAAATCCTAAACCCTTATTCCTAAATCCTTCTTTTATACTTCATTCGTACTTCGTAGTTCGTACCTCGTACATCTCTACATTCTTGTTATTTCCTCATCCTTTGAGAGGGCTCCTGTCGGACAGTTAGCAATACACTCCTCTGCCGCATATGTAAGCGCCTTTTTCATGTTTTTCTTCAAGGGAACAGCCATCTTGACGGCAAAGCCCCTTCCGATAAACGCAAGACCAAGAGCTTCCTTGTGTTTTTCGGCTATCTTAACACATATGCCGCAGGTGATACATTTCCCGGATTGATAAACAACCAGCGGGTGGCTGTAATCCTGTCCAAATACCTTCTTCTCCCCGCCGTATCTCCTCCAATCCGCCTCAGAATCCTCCGCGTGCCTTTTTAGTTTGCAGGAAGCCAGCTTTCTGCAGTCGCATCTCATACAGCGCGCAGCTTCATAAAGCGCTTCCTGTTCAAAGAATTCCTTTCTTCCTTCTCCAGGATTTTCCTTTAATTGTTTCCCGTCCACCAGGCTCCTTAGGTATCTTTTTTCAGGATTGTATCCAAGCATCATTGTTTTAAGTTCTTCCGTTTTAAGACCGCTCATCCTTACAGAGAATAGTCTTTTTTCTCCGGTCACTTCTTTTCCCCAAAGGAACTGAGCCAGCGACTTTGCAGCAATGCGCCCTGCCGCCATAGAGCGAACGGCAAGACCCGTGTTCTGGATACAATCACCGCCGGCGAAAATCCCTTCCATGTTTGTTTCAAGAGTTTGCCTGTTTACAACAATTCCCTTGTCATCGGTCTTTATGCCTTCACTCCTTGCCGTTTCCAGGTTCTCCTGTTTACTGCCTATCGCAATAAAGACTGCGCTGTATTCTTTTAGCAAACTATCAATATGCAGGTCCCTTCCCAGCCGCTTTTCATATTCAAACTTAACGCCCATATCCGATATGGCTTTTATTTCACCGTCAAGCACCTTAAGCGGTAGAACTTCTCTTGAAACCCCATACCTCAAACCGCCGCCTGTCTTTCCATTATCGTCAAATATTGTTATCTCGTAGCCTTCAGGCCGCAGATAATACGCGCAGGACAGTCCAGCAGGCCCGGAACCTATAATCGCAACCTTTTTCCCTTTGGGTTCCTTGACCTCAGGATGATAGGGTTTTTTTGTTTCAATATCCATATCCGCAACGAATCTGTGAAGGTGGCAGATTGCAACCGGCTCATCTACTTTCGCTCTGCGGCAGGCCTTCTCGCAAAGTTCCGGGCAGACACGACCGAGTACCCCCGGGAAAGGAACGCTCTTTTTGATGGTTATCAGCGCTTCCCTGTATTTCTTATGGAAGATCTCATTAATGAACTTTGGTGATTCTATATTTGCCGGACAGCCTATCCTGCAGGGGGCCTCACAGTCCCCGTTGTGGTCAGAAAGCAGAAGCTCCAGAGCGGTCTTTCTCGCAAGCTTTACTCTGTCGGTATGAGTGAACACCTCCATCCCCTCTTTAACGAGAGCCGTACAGGAAGGAACCAGGTTCTTCATACCGACTACTTCCACTACACAGACAAAACAGGAAGTAATGGCTCCGATCTCCTTGTAGTAACAGAGCGTCGGGACCTTAAAGCCCGCTTCTTCCGCAGCCTTAAGAATGGTCCAACCTTCCTCGGCCTTTATTTTCTTTGTATTTATCTTTAGTTCTATCATTTGACTCCGCTAACTCCTATTATGATTACACAGATTAGGGTGAAGCGACCATGGTCCTAAATCCGAGTGCAACGAGTGGTTTAGGATTACACAGATTCCCCTTACCTTTGTTTAGTGCTTAGAATTTGAACCTTAGTGCTTCAGCTCTGCCTACTGTCTACTGCCCACAGTCCACTGTCTTCAGCCTTTCATCTTTCGCCGACCTCTGACTTCTGTCTTCTGTCCTCATTTCCGCTTAGTGCTTAGAATTTGTATCTTAGTGCTTCAGCTCTGCCCACAGTCCACTGTCTTCAGCCTTTCTTCTTCCCCATCCATGGGCAGTCATCCTTCTGACTGCACTCGGAACAGCCGTATTTCCTTGAAACATACGGAAGGATAACAAAAGCATCAAGAGCAAATACAACAAGAAGAGTGACCATACTGCCTGATAACCCTCCATTAAAATACGCGTAGCCTCCTGCTATAACCGGCAGGAACCAAAGCGGGAAGATCACAGGTATATGCCTTTTAAATTTCTTTGCGAACTGTGAGCCGTCTTTCTTCGGCATGAACCTGGAACTAACAATACCGTAACCGCAGGGGCATATCTTTGTTCCGTAAAAATGACAGTAAGGGCAGATAAAGACCATGAACCAGAGCGCGCCTGCCAGACCCCAGACCACGAATCCCAATCCATAAATTAAGCCAAAGACCTTCCAAAGGACAATAGCCCCAATGGAAACCATAATGGCATAGGGCACGTTATCCAACAGCACATGCGCCGTAGAGTATTCTTTTCCGCAAGCCATGTCTTTACCGCAGTTCTTTTCTTCCGACATATCTTCTCCTTGATGCTTTTATTTTGTTTCGTATTTCATCAAAACTGTTACTGACCTCTGTCTTCATTCTTTTGCCGACCTCCGGCTTCCGTCCTTATTTTCATTCGTACATCGTATATCGTACTTCGTAGTTCCATTACTGTTTCTCCACCGCCTCATATTTACACACCTGCATACATGTATCACATTTTATGCATTTCGTCTTGTCTATCTCGTGTTTCTCGTAAGGCAGAGGCTGAATTGCATCAGCGGGACAATTCTGAGCACAGAGCGTACAGCCTATACACTTGTCGTTAATTGAATAGTTAATGAGAGCCTTACATTTTTTCGCAGGACATCTTTTTTCAACATGCGCTTTGTATTCATTGCGGAAATACTGCAGTGTCGAAAGCACCGGGTTAGGAGCTGTCTTGCCTAGTCCGCAGAGGCTGTTTTCTTTTATCATATGCGCAAGCTGCTCCAGCTCTCCCAAATGCTCGAACTTCCCTTCTCCGTTCACGAGTTTTTCAAGTATCTCCTTCATCCTCTTGGTCCCAATGCGGCAGAATGTGCACTTTCCGCAGGACTGGTCCTGCGTAAAATCAAGGAAGTATTTTGCAACATCCACCATGCAGTCGGTGTCGTCCAGAACAATAAGCCCGCCGGAGCCCATAATAGCGCCTTTCTCGGTCAGGCTTTCATAGTCAACAGAGGTGTCGGAAAGGCTTGCCGGGATACACCCGCCCGAAGGGCCGCCTATCTGAACAGCCTTGAATTTCCTGCCTTTTTTTACTCCTCCGCCTATATCTTCAACGATCTCTTTGATAGTCAACCCCATAGGAACTTCAATCAGGCCGCCGCGGTTTATGTTACCTGCCAGCGCAAAGACCTTTGTTCCCTTGCTCTTCCCTATACCCGTCTCCGCAAAGCGTTCCGCACCGTTTTTGATTATCCACGGCACATTGGCGTATGTTTCAACATTATTTATATTTGTGGGAAAGCCGAATAGCCCTTTCTCGGCCGGATACGGCGGGCGATACCTGGGATTTCCTCTTTTTCCTTCAATGGATTCCATGAGCGCGGTTTCTTCACCGCAGACGAACGCACCGGC